>Ga0155979_134_pt1 | contig 28493 bp, 32 predicted proteins | sample RifCSPlowO2_02_FD_107633 | JGI IMG/M metagenome (GOLD analysis project Ga0155979, IMG submission 107633) | Candidatus Taylorbacteria bacterium RIFCSPLOWO2_02_FULL_43_22b
GTTTGGGTGTACGTTGCTCATGTCTTAAGCGTATCACGAAGCAAGGATGTATTAAAGGGGATTTGTGAGGATCAGTAGTAAGCGGTTACTATTGAGTAAATTTGACAGAAACGCTAATTGAGTGTAAAACATAATACGTAAAGTTCTTTTAAAACTTGGGAGAGTTTGCATTCGCCATAGCGGAAAGGGGCTTAAAATTAGGCTTTTCTCTGCTGTGGCGAAACTACATCTGGTTAGCACAGCTAGTAAACAATGGTGGAAAATTAAATTATGATGACGCCAACGAAAGTTGCCCCCATCGAGATAGAACACATCACTGCCGAGCAAATCGGCAGAGTGGCAGACCGTTTCTCCGAGAAGTGTCGGAAAAACAAATCGTCACTTTCCAAAGACGTTGTCCAGCTTGTCCTTGAAGACGAGGGCGATGCATTGGCGCAGGAAATGTTCGAAGCCGTGCGCAGTCGTGTTGAGCGTCGGCGTGAGATGGTCGTTCGTCATTTTAAGATCGACCCGACCCTGACTCCGGCGCAGATGATCAAGGTACTCGGCCATAAAGAGTATGTCGATGGCGACGTGCTTGCAACGATGCCCAAACATGGAGCGGATGAGGGTGACTTTTACCTTTTTCCGATCAAGCGCGATCTTCCGGTGACGGAATACGCAGCTATGCTAGAATCTCACGGTCTGGTACCACACCCCCGTGCGCAGATCCAGGTCAACATTGATGATCTATCGTTGGGCGACGAACACCCGAACGGTGTTCAATGGCAAGATGCTGACGGAAAGTTCTGTTGCGCGGTCTTCGACCGTTGGCACGATGAGCGCGGAGTCGGCGTTCACCGCTACGACAGCCGCTGGAGCAGCAACTGGTGGTTGGGTGGTGTCCGCAAGCCCGCTACAGTGTAGCGGGCAGCTCTCAGGTTTTGGATATTGTGTCCTCTTGGATACTTTGGTCTTTGACCTGAATTCGTTTGATATCAACTGTGGGTGGCTGTTTAACCCTCAAATTGGACTTGCTTCACGCAAGTCTTTTTTAATTTTTCGTGCTTTTTCATACAGTTGTATTTTATTGTCCTGCCCTTATACTATGGGAAATGGGAATATTTTCAAAAAAATTGGGTATTGACCTTGGCACCGCCAACACCTTGGTGTATGTGCCTGATAAGGGTATAGTTCTGAATGAGCCATCAGTTGTGGCGGTTTCCGAACTAGATAATAAAATAATGGCCGTGGGAATAGAGGCGAAAAACATGATCGGTAAAACACCTGACAACATTACGGCTTACAGGCCAATGAAGGATGGCGTCATCGCTGATTATAGAGTTACAGAGGCCATGCTGAGGTACTACATGAGAAAGGCCTTGGGATCGTGGAATTTGTGGAAGCCCGATGTTATGGTATCCGTGCCTGCCGGCGTTACTTCCACGGAAAAGAGGGCGGTAGTGGAGGCCGCAATAAACGCCGGAGCGAAAAACGCCTATGTGGTGAAAGAACCGATACTCGCGGCAATCGGAGCCGGTATACCAATACATGAGGCCAAAGGCAATATGATCGTGGACATCGGGGGTGGTACCACGGACGTGGCTGTAATCTCTCTCGGTGGCATTGTGTCTTCTATTTCGGTTAAATGCGCGGGTAATAGCATAGACTCAGCCATTGCGGATTACATAAAGAAGACATTCAATCTTTCCATAGGAGACAAAATGGCTGAAGATATTAAAATAAACATCGGTTCGGCGGTACCGGTAGAGGAAGAGATATCAATGATCATTAAGGGCAGGGATTTTGTGACAGGTCTGCCGCGTACCGCGGAAGTAAAAACGAACGAAATCGTAAAAGCCATAAGCAAAGAGCTGAAAGACATGATAAAAGCCATTAAAGACGTCTTGCAGGAAACCCCTCCCGAGCTTTCCGCGGATATCATTGACTCCGGTATTATTATGACCGGAGGTTCCTCCGAGTTGAGGAATTTTCCGGAGCTTGTATTCAGAAGAACGGGAGTCAAAGCAAGTCTGGCGGATGAGGCCATTTTTTGCGTGGCAAAGGGAACTGGGATCGCTCTGGAACATTTGGACACATATAAAAAAAGCATTGTGGCTAAAAGATAGTAGTCACTTTCCCTCTAACTCCCCTTCGCTCGAAGCGAGCTTCGGCGGAGCAAGAGAGGGGAAGAGGAGGGCTCTAGAATTATTTAAATTAGAGCGAATATATGTTTGATACGGAAAAAATGCACCATGCGTATTGTATTGAGGGAAAAAAAGAGGCGGTTTTGCCCGAGCTTTTGAACATGCTGGAAAAAAAATTGAAATTTGCCACAACCGGCAATCCGGATTTCCATCTTGAGGAATTCCAATCTTTGGGCATAGATGAAAGCAGGGTCATTAAGGCGATGAGCCAGTACATGTCCTTCTCTGGAACAAAAAAAATTTTTGTTATTGCCGCGTCATTCATAAATAAAGAAGCGCAGAATTCATTGCTGAAGATTTTTGAGGAACCGACTGAAGGTTGCCATTTCTTTCTTATTCTTCCGACGTCGCAAATATTATTGCCGACATTGCGATCACGAATGGAAGTGGTTAGGATGATGAAAGGGGAAGCCGAAGATGGTCGTCGCTATGCCGCGGGAAGCGCGGAGGAATTTGTTCGGGCTGATATTCCGGAGAGATTGCGAATGGCGGGGAGAGTAGCGGAAATTGAGGATAAGCGAGCCGTGATAGATTTCATCGCTGATATGGAGGCATGTTTGAGAGGACGTATGGACTCAAAAAGTTCTGATGTGTCAAAAAAAGCGGAGGCCATAGCGGAAGTGCTCAAAATGAAGCGTTATCTTTTTGACCGCGGAGCCAGCGCTAAAATGATTTTGGAATACTTGGCGCTCGTTGTTTAAGTGGTTTTCTTATAACCGCTCACGAGGCCGAGTAATCTGCATAACTACAATTTTTTTTGCTTCTGTCACTCCCGCGCTTTTTGTCATTCCCGCGAAGGCGGGAATCCAGGCTTTTATCTGCATACTCTGGATTCCCGCCTTCGCGGGAATGACAGCCATCGGGGTGTGAGCGGTTACATTTCTTTTCTTTGTCCCAATAGATCAATAGTGTATAATTTGATTATGTATAACTTTTCCGGTTTTAAAGAAAAAAGCGCGCATACGGAAGACTGGCTTAGGAAGGAATATTCAAATATTCGCACCGGCCAAGCGGTTCCCGCAGTGCTGGATGCCGTTAAGGTGGATTCATACGGCACGCAAATGCAACTCAATCAAGTTGCCTCTGTTACCGTGGAAGACGCCAAGACCTTGCGTATTGTGCCGTGGGATTCGTCCCAAATTAAAGCCGTAGAAAAAGCTATCATTGTGTCAAATCTTGGGCTGTCGCCCAGGGTCGATGACACATATCTTCGTGTGACTTTCCCTCCGCTGACGGGAGAGAGGCGTACAATGCTTGCCAAAACCGTCAAGGAGAAGATGGAACAAGCGAAAATCACTATTAGAAATGAGCGCGAAAGAATCATAAAAGATTTTCAACAGAAAGAAAAGGAAGGCGAAATGGCCGAAGATGATATCAAGAAAGCCAAGTCGGAGCTTCAGAAACTGGTAGACGAAATTAACGGCAAGTTGGAGGAGGTAATGAAAAAGAAGGAGAAAGAAATTCTGGAGTAGAATTACCAATTCCCAATTTCCAATATCCAATTTCTATAGAACTTACGCGTTTGATGTCATTCCCGCGAAGGCGGGAATCCAGGCCGCATTTGAATCTGGATTCCCGCCTTCGCGGGAATGACAAAAGAAAGTGGGAATGACAGATGGGGAAATAGTTTAAATAAACCGAATTGCGTAAATCCTATAGAGGCAAATTGGAAATTAGAAATTAGATATTAGAAATTTCAAAAAAAGGTGTCTGTCATAATATTTATAATTATTTTAGCGGTGTTGATTTTTGTCCATGAGCTCGGGCATTTTTTGGTTGCGAAGAAATCCGGCATACGAGTGGATGAATTCGGGCTCGGATTTCCTCCGCGTCTCTGGTCAAAAAAAGTCGGAGAAACGGTTTATTCGTTGAACGCCATACCTTTCGGTGGTTTTGTCAAGATTTTCGGCGAAAATCCGATGGACGACAAATCCGCGGATGAGAATGATAAAAGCCAGAGTTTTTCACGTAAAAATAGGGCTGTACAGGCGGCTGTGCTCGTTGCGGGCATCACTTTCAATATTATTTTCGCCTGGATCATCATCTCAATCGGTTTTATGACGGGTCTTCCCACTTCCGTTGACGAGACCAATAGTTCCCGAGTTCGGGATCCGCGGCTTGTGATAACACAGGTTTTGCCGGAAAGTCCGGCGGCTGATGCGGGCCTCAAAGGGGGGGACGCTATAATTTCTTTGTCCGCTGGTTCGCAAGAATTGCAAGGCGATCAAATAACTGTGGAGGAAGTGCAGAGTTTTATTTCTTCACATCCGGATACTGAAATAGAGGCGAGGGTCAAAAGGGGAGATGTTGAGGAGGTGATATCCGCTATGCCCGAATTTGGCATAGTTGAGGGTAAACCGGCTCTCGGCATATCAATGGACATGGTGGGAATTATGACTCTTCCTCCTCATCTTGCTTTCTATGAAGGCGCCAAGCTTACGGGCGGGCTCTTAAAAGCTATAACCGTAGGAGTGGCTGATTTTATCGCTAGCGCCGTTACAGGTCAGGCGAAATTGTCGGATGTTACCGGTCCGGTGGGGATCGCCGGTCTTGTCGGTGACGCGTCCAAACTTGGAATAGTTTATCTCATGTCTTTTACCGCCTTTATTTCTCTCAATCTAGCGGTTTTGAACCTCATACCTTTTCCGGCTTTGGATGGAGGCAGACTCCTATTTGTGCTCATTGAAGCCGTAATAAGAAGACCTGTCAACCCCAAGGTGATGCATCTCGTTAATTCTGTCGGCTTTGCCCTTTTGCTTCTTTTAATGTTGGTGGTAACGTATAGAGATATTATTCGGCTTTTCTAGGGGTGTATACGCGTTTGATAGCAATACCGCTTAACGACTCCGACGCTTCGGTCGGAGCCCCGACCGAAGCGTCGGGGATAGATACGAATGGGGAACACCCCATCTTTAGATAAGCACTAAGTACCAAATTACAAATTCGAAAAAGAGGAAGATGAAGAAGAGAAGACACCCCATCGCCTCGTAGACTCGGCACTTCCCCTCTAAAGAGGGGAAGAGGGGGGACGCCCTGCGGTGCCACACTTAAAATTTACTAATAATATTACGGTTAGATTATGAACATTCTCTAAGGCCTTCTAAAAACTAAAATAAAATGAGACAGTCAATATTATTTACAAAAAGCAGAAAGGAGGCTCCTCGCGATGAGATATCAGTAAACGCTTCTCTTTTGATACGCGCCGGATATATCCACAAGGAGATGGCCGGAGTGTACTCCTATTTGCCTCTCGGTTTCAGGGTGCTCAATAAAATTCAGAAAATAATTCGTGAGGAGATGGACGCTGTCGGCGGACAGGAATTGTTATTGACTGCTCTTCAGGAAAAAGAAGCGTGGGAAAAGACTGGCAGATGGTCGGATGAAGCGGTTGATAATTGGTTCAAGACCAAACTTAAGAATGATGTAGAGCTGGGGCTGGCATATACTCATGAGCCGGCAATCGCTTCAATGATGAAAGAATATGTTTCTTCCTACCAAAATTTGCCTTTCTACGCTTATCAATTTCAGACAAAATTTAGAAATGAGCTCAGGGCCAAGAGCGGGCTTTTCAGAGGACGCGAGTTTCCCATGAAGGACCTTTATTCTTTTTCCAAAAACGAGGAGGAGCTTGGCGAATTTTATGAAAAAATGATACTTGCCTACAATCGGATATTTAACAGGATTGAAATAGGCGATATGACTTTTTTGACGCTGGCCAGCGGAGGGACTTTCGGCACTCAATATTCCCACGAATTTCAGACACTAACATCATCGGGCGAAGACACGATTTATCTTCATAAGCAGAAAAAAATAGCGATTAATAAGGAAATTTATAATGACGAAGCTTTAAATAGACTGGGTGTGACAAAAGAAGATCTGGTGGAAGAAAAATCAATAGAAATTGCCAATATTTATAAATTAGGCACTTTTTATTCCGTCCCGCTCGGCCTCATGTATAAAGATAAAGATGGCAGAGATTGCCCCGTCGTTATGGGCAGTTACGGCATAGGTGTGAGCAGATTGATGGGCGCTGTGGCCGAGGTAAAATCCGATAAAAACGGCTTAATATGGCCCAAGGAAATAGCCCCATTTTCAGTTCATCTGGTCGCGCTTATCGGCAAAGATCAAAAAGTCACAAACTATGCCGAAGAAATATATAAAAAGCTAGTCGACAGGGGAGTTGAAGTTCTATACGATGACAGGGACCTCCGAGCGGGAGAGAAATTTATGGAAAGCGATCTCATTGGTATCCCTATGAGGGTTGTGGTAAGCGAAAAAACAGAGAGCCAAAAAATTGTTGAGACGAAAGATAGGACAAGCGGTGAAATAAAAAGATTGGCGTTGGCGGAGTTTTTAAACAACGCGTAAGAACTACTCTAGTGCGATGCTAATGATCGATACCAATATCCCCCTTCGCTAAGAAACTTCGGAGGGACACAGTACGAATGGTACTACTCCGACGCTTCGGTCGGAGTCCCGACCGAAGCGTCGGGGATGAATACGAATAAGAGAAGACACCCCATCGCCTTGGAAACCTCCCCCTTCGCTAAGAAGCTACGGCGGGACACAGTCGGCACTTCCTCTTTAATGAACACCCCATCGCCTCGGAAACCTCGGCACTTCCCCTCTAAAGAGGGGAAGAGGGGATTAAAAAATTTCTAATGGAAGAAGGGACACCTCATCATTAGAGAAGCGCCAAATAACAAATTACAGAAAATTGTAAATTCAAAATGAATAAAGAAAAAATTTACAATTGGCTATCGCATGATGTGGGGATAGATTTAGGCACGACCAATACGCTGGTCTATTTGCGAGGACAGGGTGTGGTATTGAACGAACCGTCGGTGGTCGCTGTCAATCAGAAAACAGGGCAAGTCGTGGCAGTGGGCGGGCCTGCCAAGGCCATGCTGGGCCGTACTCCCGCTCATATTCAAGCGGTCAAACCCTTGGTGGAAGGGGTTATCTCCGATTTTGAGATCGCGGAGGAAATGATACTTTATCTTCTGAATAAGGCGGGCAAAAGCTCCAGAAAATTTCTCGGGCCGAGAGTAGTGGTGGGTGTTCCTTATGGCATTACCAATGTGGAGACGAGAGCTGTCAAAGACGCCACGAAAAACAGCGGGGCGCGGGAAGTATATATTGTGGAAGAGCCGATGGCGGCCGCGGTAGGCATAAGATTGCCCGTGATGGAGCCGGTCGGCAATATGATTATTGATATAGGGGGAGGAACGGCGGATATCGCCGTCATATCACTAGGCGGAATTGTAAGAGCAAAGACTTTGAAAGTCGCGGGTGAGAAAATGAACGCCGATATTATTTCATACATACGAGGAGAGTTTAAAATTTTGATAGGGGAGAAAACTGCTGAAATGATTAAAGTCACTATTGGTTCCGTTGTTTCCCCGGAGGAGCATCAAGAAATGACTATTAAAGGGCGCGATCTGGTGACAGGCCTTCCGAGAGAGGTGGTGATAACCGATTCAGATGTCAGGGAAGCGATATCGCAGTCCATAGAGACGATTATTGACGCGGTTAAGGAAGTTTTGGAAATTACACCGCCTGAAATCGTCTCTGACATAATGCAAAGAGGGATACATATAGTCGGCGGAGGAGCGAAATTTCCCGGTATGAAGGAGCTTTTGGTTGAAAATGTCAAAATTCCCATCCACATAGCCGAAGATCCGTTGACTGCTGTTGCGATTGGCACCGGTATAATTCTCGAAAACATGGAAGTTTACAAAGACGCTCTAATACAAGATGAAGATGAGTTACCCCCTCAAAAGTAAAGAAAAAAGACCGAAAGCCGGATACTCGCTTTTTATTGCCGTTTTATTTTTGGTCTTTGTCGCGGTACTGAATTTTACAGCGCCCAATCTATTGCGTCCCGCGGCCCAGACGGCGGCCAAACCTTTTTTGGTTTTGAAAAATAAAACAGCGAAGCTGTTTCAGGGATTCGGACACTATATGGCTTCAAAGCGCAAACTTGCTTCCGAAAACATAAAATTGAAGCGCGACTTGGAAAGGATTTATTTGAATTTCGCGGAATTGGAAACACTTAAGGAAGAAAATTTGGCGTTGAAAGAAGAGTTCGGAAGAGAAAAGTCGGGAAAAAGGATACTCGCTTACGTTTTGAAATCTCCCGGTCATTCGCCGTATGATACTTTCATTCTGGATACCGGTGAAAAACACGGAGTGAAAAAAGGCGATAAAGTTTATCTATGGGGGTCAAACGCGGCGCTCGGATATATTGAGGAGGTTTTTTTTGGCACATCCTTGGCGCGGTTATACTCTTCGCCCGGTGAAAAGATGGAGGCGGAGCTTATTTCTGCCAATCTGATCGTGACTCTGGAAGGCAGAGGCGGAGGTAATTTTGAAGTTAAACTGCCAAAGAATGTTCGCGTGGCCGCCGGTGATCTGGTCGGCTTACCCGGATATGGCAATCCCATTCTTGGGGCCGTAGGTACCGTTGATTCAGATATCACCCAGTCGCTTCAGCTGGCTGTTATCAGAAGCTTGGTTAACGTGCAGGAGATAGACAAAGTGTTCATCTCCATAAAAGATGAGGAATAAGAAGAATAAAATAAAGAAACGAGTAGCCGCGAATTTGATTCTTCTCGCTCTGTTGTTTATCGCGCCTTGGTGGATTGTCATGTCTGTGGCCGTTTTATTTCTTTTTTATTTTAAAAATTATTTTGAAATTCTGATTTTCGGTTTTCTTTTGGATCTTTTATACGGCGCTCCTGTTTCCGCTTATTACGGAATGGGCTATGTGATATCAGTTATCGCGGCTCTGGCCTTTGCTTTGGTTGCTGTAGTCAAAAATCGGCTTGTCTTTTATGATTAGATTTACACGCGTACTTTGTCATAGACCGGAAGGTTTCCTCTTCTCCCCCTTTTTCTCCTTTTTTGAATTTACGATTTTTTCGTATTTCTCCTTCAAATTCTTCAGGATGGTGAGCTTTTTACCCTGAGCGAAGTCGAAGGGGTCGAACCAGGATTTCGTGCTTCGTGCTTATCTAAAGATGAGGTGTCTTCTCTTCTTCTCCCCATTTGTATAATTAGTATGCATTCGTATATTACTTTGAATTACGAAACTCGTCGCAGGCAGGGCTTTTGCGGAACATTGCGCAAGCCGACGGGCGAGCATAGGGATTTTTTAGCAAAAAAATACCCGTGTTCCGCAAAAGCCCTGCCGAGAAAAGAGTTTCGTAATTCACAATATATTAGCATTGCGCCTATTCGTATTCATCCTCGACGCTTCGGTCGGGGCTCCGACCGAAGCGTCGGAGTCGTATATTAGTATTTATGTTTTGGAAAAAAATAAAAAAGCATTTCAGAAAACAAGAAACCGAAATTCATCCGGATGAGATTTTTTTGGACTCTAGAAATTTACCCGAGTTTGACACTTACCAATTTGAAGGAAGAATAGAGCGGCCTATTTCCACTCGCATGCATGTTTTTATCGGCGCGGTTTTCTTATTGATAGCCCTGGTTTTTCTATCTAGACTGGTTTATCTTCAAATAAACAAGGGTGAAATTCTAAGGTCTTTGTCTGAGAATAACAGGTTGCGCCACAGTTATATTTTCGCGGAAAGGGGGGTGGTTTATGACAGGCGGGACAAACTTATGGCGTGGAATGCCAGTCATCCGGAAGGTGAGCAGTTTTCCATCCGACAATATACGGACGCGGCTGGTGTTTCCTTATTATTGGGCTATGTGAAATATCCAGGCAAGGACAGCGCCGGGTTTTATTACAGCGATCAATATGACGGCAAGGATGGGGTTGAGAAATATTTCAACGCGGAGCTTTCAGGCAAAAATGGCTTGAAAATCATTGAGACAGACGCGGTGGGACGAGTTGTCTCCGAGAATATTATTGATCCTCCGGTCTCCGGCAAAACACTCCACCTCTCCATAGATTCAGAGTTGAGTGAGGCCTTTTTTGTGGAGATTGAGAAATTGGCTCTGGAAATAGGATTCAAAGGCGGGGCCGCCGCCATTATGGACATAACCAACGGGGAAGTTGTCGCTATGACCAGTTATCCTGAATATTCTTCCGATGTCTTGTCGCAAGGTAAGGACAAGAAAACAATAGAAAGTTTTATTAATGACGGCAATAATCCCTTTTTGGATCGGCTTAGCCGCGGGCTATACACACCTGGTTCCATCATTAAGCCCTTTATCGCCATAGCCGCGCTTGCGGAGGGGGTCATAGACCCTTCAAAGAAGATCGTAAGCACCGGATCTATAACCTTGCCCAATATCTACGACGAGACCAAAAGCACTGTGTTTAGAGACTGGAAAGCTCATGGGGCGGTTGATATGAGAGAGGCGATAGCCGTGTCTTCCGACGTGTATTTCTACGAAATTGGCGGGGGGTATGAAGAACAAAAAGGTCTCGGCATTACCTTGATTGATAAATACATGCGCCTGTTCGGTTTCGGCAGGGAACTGCCCGTTCCGTATTTCGGCGGAATGGCAGGAACCATTCCCAACCCAAAGTGGAAAGCGGAAAATTTTGAGGGAGAGGAGTGGACGGTGGGGAATACGTATCACACATCTATTGGACAGTACGGTTTTCTTGTTACTCCCATGCAGGCGCTTGTGGCTACCGCCGCCGTTGCCAATAACGGAAGGATTGTTTATCCCGAGATTTTAAAAGGCGTAACGTCGGGTGAATCCGGCCAAATTGATCTGGATAAAAGTTATTTTGAAGTGGCGAAAGATGGAATGCGGTTGTCTGTCGTCATTGGCACCGCGTCCGCTCTGAATGTTCCATATGTGAAGTTCGCGGGAAAGACGGGAACGGCTGAGTTGGGCGCGGCAAAACAGTATGTCAATTCGTGGGTTACCGGTTTTTTTCCTTATGATGAGCCGAAATACGCATTTGTCGTTATTATGGAAAAAGGGCCGAGAGCCAATACGGTAGGCGCCTCGGCGGTCGCTCGCAGATTTTTTGACTGGGCTTCAATATACCGCCCTGACCTGTTTGAATAATATAGGACTTACGTAGTCGGCGCATTTCTTCGTTGCTTTGGTTATCCACAGCTCTGGTTGCGAAATTATGCCGGATGTTTAATATATACAACAGAAGTGCTAGACCTGTGTGTGCTTATAAATGTTAAGTTGTGTGTGGCTACACAACGGCACGCATTAAGGTGGCGCAAATCGAAAGGCGCAGTATGAAACAAAACAGAGCTGGTCCGGTCGTGATCAGTGAAGCGAAGGAACAGGCCAGAGTTGTGGATGCAAGCTCCTATCGGAGTATTCGCGCCTCTGTTCGCCTTAACCGTCAACCCCGTTGCCCAGCCTCCGACTAGTGTTCTGGGCTGCGAAAAATGCCGCGGTCACCTCTGGTGATCGCGGCTAAAATTTTACACGACTTCCTCTTCCCCTCCCTTGCTCCGCCGAAGCTCGCTTCGAGCGTAGGGGTACGAGGGATGGGGTGATTCGTATCCATCCCCGACGCTTCGGTCGGGGCTCCGACCGAAGCGTCGGAGTTGTATATTCGTATTAATTCGTATATTGGTATTGTTATTTGGTGCTTGGTGCTTACCGTAGGGTTGTAACCCTGTGGTTGCATTGACTCTTCCGGTTTATAAATATAGTATTAAGCTGTTATTGTTTTATAATTACGCAGAATTCCCCACAGTTCTGCTGTGGGGTATATTTATTGACTTCTCCAAAATGGGTGGAGTTTAGCCGTTTATAGTAGATATCGCTTAACGAAAAGCGGAAACGAAGTTAAAACGTTCTGTTGTCATTAATAGCTTTTATATAAACATGCCAGATCAAAAAGAATACTTATCAAAGCAGAAATTTCAAGAGTTACGCGAAGAGCTGGAGCATTTAAAAAAGGTCAAAAGGAAAGAGGTGGCGGAAGACCTTGAGTATGCCAAATCCCTGGGTGATTTGTCCGAGAACGCGGAATATCATGAGGCGAGAGAGCTTCAGGCGAGTATAGAAGACAGAATACTGAAGCTTGAAAATATTTTAAGCACCGCGGTGATCATGACTTTGCATCACACGGAAATCGCGGGAATTGGATCTACGGTGACAGTGGCGAAAGAGGGCGAGGAAAAAAAACCGTTTAAGTTTGAAATGGTCGGTTCCGAGGAGTCGGACATTTCTGCCGGCCGGCTTTCCGTGCATTCTCCCATGGGTGAAGCGATGATAGGAAGGAAAAAAGGAGACATGTTTTCTTTCGTATCGCCAAAAGGCAAAATGAATTATAAAATATTGGAAATAGAATAAGACCACGCGTTTCGACTTATTCAAACCATTCCTTATCTGTCATTCCCGCGAAAGCGGGAATCCAGAGTATGCAGATAAAACCCTGGATTCCCGCTTTCGCGGGAATGACATAAAACTCGCAAGTCTTGTAAATTAAACGCTAGGTCGTCTCTACATACCACATGGCATCCATAGAAGAAATAAGAAAAACTCGGCTTGAAAAACTTGAGTATTTAAAAAGTCAGGGTATTCAACCGTATCCCTCCTCAACAGAAAGAAATACGTCCAATATAAAAGCGATTGATGATTTTGATAAACTTGCCGGAAAAGAAATTATTCTGGCAGGGAGGATAATGTCGGAAAGGGCGCAGGGCGGTCTGGTTTTTTTCAATATTTATGACGGCACATCTTCCTTTCAAGCATTGATAAAAAAAGATGAAATTGAGGAAGCTTCGTTTGATTTGTTTATAAAAACGGCGGACATAGGTGATTTTGTGGAAATAAAAGGAGATTTGTTTCTCACTAAACGAGAGGAAAAAACTCTTAAGGTGAAAGAATGGAAGATGCTCGCCAAAAGCTTGATGCCTTTGCCTGAGAAATGGCACGGTCTGAAAGACGTGGAGGAAAGGTTTCGTAAGCGATATCTAGACATACTTTCCAGCCCCGATGTCCGTCGAAGATTTGAAATACGATCATTGATGGTTAAGCGTATCAGAGAGTTTTACGACCGGGCGGGATATATGGAAGTTGAGACTCCTGTTCTCCAGCCGCTTGCTGGCGGCGCTACCGCTCTGCCTTTTAAGACTCGTCACAACGCTCTGGAAACAGATTTTTATTTGACTATCGCCCAAGAGCTATATCTTAAAAAGCTCATTGTCGCGGGATTTAACAAGGTGTACGAAATAGGCAGAAAATTCCGCAACGAGGGAATAGACGTTACGCATAATCCGGAGTTTACTATGCTGGAGTCCAATGAGGCGTACGCGGACGCCGCGGGACAGATGAAATTCATAGAGGAGTTGTTTCGCGAAGTGACGCGAAATGTGATCGGCAAGCCGGAGGTTGTCTATGGTGGCAATACGGTGAATTTTGACAAGCCGTTCGCGGTCAAAACTTTTTTCGGCCTTATTAGAGAGCATTCGGGACTCAACAATCCGGAGCAAGCAAGCGACGATGAGCTCAAAGCGGAAGCTTTAAACATGGGAGTTAAGATGGAAAACCGGAATACTCGCCAGGCGTTTTTGGACGGCATTTATAAGAAAGCAGTTCGGCCAAAATTGATTCAGCCGACTTTTATTATTGATTATCCCGTGGAGTTCAACCCTTTCGCAAAGCGTAAGCACGATAACCCGTCACTCATAGACAGATTCCAGCTTATCGCGGGAGGACTTGAGCTAGTCAACGCTTTTTCAGAGCTCAACAATCCAATTGATCAGAAAGAAAGGTATGAGGATGAGGAAAGGAAGAAAAGGGAAGGTGAGCCGGAGATTTCTCCATCTGATGCCGATTATTTGGAGGCAATGGAACATGGTATGCCTCCAAACGGGGGTATAGGAATCGGCTTGGATAGATTTGCCATGCTGTTAACCGATGTAAAAAATATCAAGGAGGTGATCCTTTTCCCCACGCTCAAGCCCAAAGGATGAACGAGTAAGCGGTTTTTCCTGAAAAAAGCCAAACACCAGTGTTTGGTTTTTTGTTTGTAACTGCTCACAAGACCGAGTGGTGTCATTCCCGCGAAGGCGGGAATCTAGGCCATATTTTGATCTGGATTCCCGTTTTCACGGGAATGACAGAAGAAAAGAAGGCTGTGGTGTGGCCATTACTCGGTCTTGTGAGGAGTTACTTTTGTTTTGCTGGACAATTTTGTTTTTTTATATTCTACTGTCAAAAATCGGGTTTTTGTGCTTGCAAGTGGTATAAAGTGTTATAAAATGTATACAAGTGGGAAAAAGTGGCATAGAAGAAAAAATATGAAAATATATCTAGAAAAATACCATGTAATTTGCGGGAATCTTTCTTATGAATTAGAAATCTTGCTCTCTGACTTGAAAGTCAGAGAGCTTGTACGTGTGCCTATAGTCAACAATGAACTTCCCGCTAAGGCGAATAATCGTCAAAAAGGGGAGGAGGAAGCATGCTCATAGGAGAGTACACACACAGCATTGATGGCAAGAATCGTCTATCAATGCCTTCGAAATTCAGAAAAGAAATGGGGAAAAATGTAGTTTTAACCCCCGGTCTTGACGGATGTCTGTTCGTTTTTACGGCCAAACAATGGGAACACATTTCTGGCAAACTTTCCCAAGGCAGTTTCTTGCAGTCAGACTCCAGAAGTTTCAACAGGTTTATGTTTGGAGGAGCGGTGGAAGCTGAAATTGATTCAATTGGCAGAGTGCTCGTGCCGGATTTTTTAAAGGACAGGGCGGGTTTGGGAGAAAAAGTGATCATTATCGGAGTGCAGGACAGAGTTGAAATTTGGAACGAGGACGCGTGGAAGGAATACAAAAAAATGGTAGAAAAGCAGGCTGACTCATTGGCGGAAAAGCTGGGAAGTTTCGGCAGTGTATTGTGAGCCGTATGGTGAAAAAACACAAGCATGAACGCCGAGACCATTCACAAAACAGTTCTTTTAAACGAATCAATAGACGGACTTCGGCTCAAAGTGGGGGAGGTCTTTCTGGACGCGACCATAAACGGAGGCGGGCATAGCGCCGAGGTGGCCAGAAGATTTGCCGGATCGGTAAAAATTATCGGCATTGATCTGGATGGTGACGCTCTGGAACGCGCCGGGAAACGGCTCGAAGCCGGTGGAGCTGATTTTATGCTGAAGAGAGCAAATTTCCGAGATATACGCACGGTTGTCGGCGAAATCGGATCAGCGCCGGATAAGATATTGTTTGATCTCGGATGGAGTTCAGATCAAATGGAATCAGGTCGCGGGTTTTCATTCCAAAAGGATGAGCCGCTTCGGATGACATACTCAAAGGAGAGCGATGGCGAAGCGGTCACGGCTCGGGAAATACTGAACAGTTGGGATGAAGAAAATATCGCTGACATAATTTACGGTTTTGGCGAAGAGCGTTACGCCAAAAGGATAGCCAAAGCCATAGCCGAGGAGAGGCAGAGAAACCCCATAAACACCACATTTGAGTTCGTAGAGATTATTTACCGAGCAATACCTGCGGCTTACCGCGGGGGGAAAATACATTTTGCCACAAAAACCTTTCAGGCACTGCGTATGGCGGTCAATGATGAACTGCCGGCTCTGAAGGAAGCCCTGAGCGGGGCGTTTGAAGTACTAAGGCCGGAGGGCAGGTTAGCGGTAATTTCATTTCATAGCTCGGAAGACCGCGTGGTAAAAAGATTTTTCAAAGAGTTATCTTCGGACCGAAAGCATGTCTTGGTCAACAAAAAACCGATTACGCCCTCCGTTCAAGAAGTCAAGTCAAATCGAAGGGCGCGAAGCGCAAAATTAAGAATCATAGAAAAGCATTTATGACAAACGCCGGATTAAAAAAATTTCAAAACAATAAAAAACTTTTTTGGTATCTCCTCATGGCGATAGTCGTTGCCGTTTCTACGTATGCCTATTTTGTAAATCAGGCCGTTTATGCAGTGGCGGAACGCGAGAAAATTGAAACCAAAATCAGCGCGTTAAACTCAAAACTGGGTGAGATAGAATTCAAATATATAGCTCTCAAGAACGAAATCAGTCCCGAATATGCCTATTCCTTGGGTTTTCATGATGTAAAGAACCAAAATTTCATATCTAAGAAAGACAATGCTGATGAGCTGTCTTTGAAAACCGGCCGGTAGCCGGTACGGATTATGGGAACTTCACTTGTAAGGATCAGGATTCTCTCAATAGGAATTGTACTGTTTGCGCTGGTTTTGAGTTCAAAACTTTATATGGTGCAGGTAGTACGGGGCGAAATGTACAGCGAAAGCGCCGAGAGGCAATACTATAATCCTGAGAGAAATCTTTCCGATAGGGGAAATATATATTTCACTGACAAGGAAGGAAAACTGGTATCTGCCGCGACGCAGAGAGTCGGTTTTACGCTGGCGATAAATCCGAGTTTGCTTGAAAACGCAGAGGATGCGTATCAAAAAATAAATTCAATATTACCGATTGGCTATGACAATTTCATCGCTCGAGCATCCATAGAAAACGATCCCTACGAAATAATCGCGAAGAAGGTTGAGGAAGAGAAGGGGCTCGACATAGCCGATTTTGGTATTGATGGGGTATATTTGCACAAAGATAAATGGCGCATTTATCCGGGAGACAGACTTGCCGCCCATGTTTTGGGCATTGTGGGATATAAAGGCGATGAACTCGCGGGGCGGTATGGTTTGGAAAGTCACTACGAAAATATATTGAGGAGAAGGAATGAGAATCTGTACGTGAATTTTTTTGCGGAGATATTTTCAAATGTAAACAAAGCAATAGTTAAACACGATGATCTTGAAGGTAATATCGTGACGTCAATCGAGCCCAATGTTGAAATAACTCTGGAACGGCAACTGGAAAAAATTTCAGAAAAATGGCATTCCGAAATCACCGGCGGAATTATCATGAATCCACAAACCGGAGAAATTTACGCCATGGCTGTATATCCGACTTTTGATCCCAACGCTTTTCAAAACGAAAAAACCTCGGACATATTCTCAAATCCAATAGTGGAAAATGTCTACGAAATGGGATCAATAATTAAGCCCTTAACCATGGCGGCCGGTCTGGACTCCGGAGCTGTTACCGCCGACACGTTTTATGAAGACACTGGATTCGGTATCTTAAACAACACCAGATTTTCAAACTATGACGGAGTTGGCCGCGGGTGGGTTTCCATGCAAGAAGTATTGAATCAATCACTCAACACGGGAGTCGCTTTTGTCGTAAAAAAGATGGGAAAAGAGAAATTTGCCGAGTACATGTTCAATTACGGTCTTGGCGAAAGAACGGGTATAGATTTGCCCAACGAGTCTTCCGGTCTTGTGGAAAATTTGCACAGCCCCAGGGATATTGAATATGCTAATGCCTCGTTCGGCCAAGGCATTGCCATGACACCTATTGCTACAGCCAGAGCTCTGTCAGCGTTGGCCAATGGCGGTATCTTGCCGCGGCCTCGCGTCGTCAGTGAAATTGATTATAAAATCGGTTTTTCCAAAAAATTATCCGCGGAAAACAGCAACAGAGTTTTAAAAAAAGAAACAGCTGAAGAGATAACAAGAATGCTTGTTGAAGTGGTTGATACATCTCTCCTTGAAGGTACCGTAAAGCTGGACAATTATAGCGTAGCGGCAAAGACGGGAACGGCGCAAATTCCGGACAAAATTACCAAAGGTTACTATGATAACCGCTTTCTGCATTCTTTCTTTGGCTATTTTCCGGCCTACGATCCGAAGTTTATGGTCTTTTTGTATACAGTGAATCCGATCGGAGCGAGGTACTCTTCAGAAACGCTTACCCATCCGTTCTTTGACATTACGGACTTTTTGATTAATTATTATGAAATACCCCCGGACCGGCAAGAATATAATCAATAATCATGAATTACAAAACTCTTTATCTTGGCCGGACTTTAGCGGAACATTGCGTCAGACAATGTGTGCCCTCCTCTTCCCCTCTTTAGAGGGGAAGTGCCGAGGTTTCCGAGGCGATGGGGTGTTCATTAAAGAGGAAGTGCCGACTGTGTCCCGCCGTAGCTTATTAGCGAAGGGGGAGGTTTCCGAGGCGATGGGGTGCTCCCTATTTCGTTGGAGATTTTCGCAAAAGCTCTGCCTTCGACGAGTTTTGTAATTCAAAGTCAATAGGTATGAAAAACATTCTAAAAGAAACCATAATAAACATTCTGACTTTTGAAGCGAAGCTTGCTATTAAAAAATATAAGCCGAAAATAATCGGTATAACCGGCAGTGTGGGGAAGACATCGGCGAAAGACGCAGTTTATCAGGTGCTGGCAAGGCAATATTTCGTCCGTAAAAGCGCGAAAAGTTTCAATAGCGAAATAGGTGTCCCGCTTACCGTGTTGGGATTACCGAACGGCTGGAACAACCCTTTTGTCTGGTTGGGTAATATCGTGAGAGGAGCCGCGCTTGTTTTATTACCGATGGACTATCCAACATGGCTTATATTAGAGATTGGCGCGGATCGTCCGAATGACATAAAGAATATAACAAGATGGATTAAGCCCGATATTGCCATTATCACGCGTTTCGGCGACCTGCCGGTTCACATTGAGTTTTTCAATTCAAAAAAACAATTAATAGAGGAAAAAAGTTATTTGGTATGGGCATTAAAAAAAGAAGGAGTTTTGATTGTGAACAATGATGATCCGGACGCCCGAAAGCTCGGTTCCGAATTCAATGGCAAATTGACAGTCGGCATAGAAAATCAAAGCGATATTACGGCGTCTCACGCGATGATGAGTTATAGGAAAGACGATAAGGGCGAGGAGTGTCCGGTAGGATTGAATTTTAAAGCAAATTTTTTAGGCAATAGCATCCCTGTATCTCTTACCGGGGTACTGGGCGCGCAGCATATCTATCCCGCGCTTTTTGGCATTGCCACTGGAATTTCATCCGGATTAAGCGTGCTTTCCGTGTGCGATTCATTCAGTAAATTCACCGCCGCGCCGGGGAGAATGCGTCTTGTACCCGGAATAAGAAATTCAATAATTATTGATGACTCCTACAACTCATCGCCTGTAGCTCTTGAAGAGGCGCTTAAAACCCTGCGGGATATTTCCGTAAAGAAGAGGAAAATTGCCGTGTTCGGAGACATGATGGAGCTCGGAGCGTATTCAAAGGAGGCTCACGTAAACGCGGGAAAAATGACTTCAGCGATATGCCATACTTTGATTACAGTCGGTTTGAGGGCCAGGGATATCGCGAGTGGCGCTCTTTCCGGCGGTATGAGTGAAAAAAACATATTGCAGTTTGATAATGTCATGCAGGCGGCTAAGTACATGGATGGAATCATAGGGGAAGGGGATATCGTATTAGTGAAGGGTTCGCAGACGGCGCGGCTTGAAAAAATAGTGGAGGAGATAATGGCTTTTCCCCGAGATAAGGAGAAAATTCTCGTGCGCCAAGACGCGGCATGGAAAAAGCGATAACTGGCTGGGCTCGGTGGGCGGAATTCCTACCCAGACTCAGTATGAGAGAATCCACCTCACCTCGTTCGAGCCTGAGGGGGGTGTTTAGTTTCCAACGGTATACTTCACAATGAAATATTGAAAATTATTCAGACTGGAAAATTATAATTTTAAACCGATCTTCGTAGTCTGTTATATAAATCCAGACCTTGAGGGCGTTGCTGGCGTCATCGCGTACGGCGAGGTGGTAAACCGTTTCGTTTTTTGGTAGATTGTAGGTATTCGGAATAGTATTGATGCGCGCTTAGCTCAGTTGGTAGAGCATCTCATTGACGTTGAGAGGGCCGGGGGTTCAAGTCCCTCAGCGCGCACAAAATAATGAGCGGAGCGAATATATTTTGTGACGCGCTAGCAAAGCACCTGCGTGCTTTGCGCGAGGGACTTGAAGGGATTTTTGATGTTTTTTCAGCAGAAAAAACCAAAAATCCGGGGTCGAGGAAAAAACTTGCGGCGGCAAGTTTTTGAGGTGACCAAGTCCCTCAGCGCGCACAAATTGAGTCTGCGAAATTTGAAGCGCTGAGCAAGCAAACTGCTTTGCTTGCGTAGGGACTTGAAAGTCCCGGAGCGTGCAAGAATGTCAACACTTAGTGTTGACATTCTATTCGTATCTAAGCGCCTCAATAGGGCTTTTCTTGGATGCGCGTCGGGCGGGGAAAATTCCGAAAATGAGGCCGATTCCTCCGGACACTGCTATTCCTAGAGCCGCGGCTTTCGTGGAAAAAACAAATGACCAGTCAAGGTTAAGTGTTTTGCTCAAGACAATGGATACCGTAAATGAAAACAAAGCGCCCAAGATAATTCCTATGACTCCGCCTATGATCGTAAGCATCACTGCTTCAAGAAGAAATTGATAAAGTATGTCAGCCGGTCTAGCGCCTAGGGCCTTTCTCAGTCCTATTTCTCTGGTTCTTTCAGTTACAGACACGAGCATGATGTTCATTATTCCTATACCTCCCACTATGAGAGAAATTGCCGCTACCGATCCGAGAAGAGTCTGCAATACGCCCGTGATCGTGCCTACTCTGTCTACTATATCTTCCTGCGTCGTAATGTGAAAATCGTCTTTTTCAGGATCGGTGATAGAGTGCAGATTGCGGAGTGTTATTTCAATGTCCTTGGCGGCTCTGGGTACTGCCTCGTCGGTGCTGATCTCGGCCATGATCAGATTGTAATGCCGCGAACCCGATATGTAGTTCAGGGCTGTTGTGTATGGAATAATTGCCACGTTGTCTACGTCAAAAAAAGCCACTTGCCCTTTCTTCGGAAAGACGCCGATGACCCTGAAATTTTTATTTTTGATTTTTATATTCTCACCTAGCGCGTCGGACGGGCCGAAAAGCTCTTCTTTGACATTGTAGCCGATAACCACGGAGTTGGATCCTGATAAAACATCATCATCTGATAAAAAGACGCCTTGTTCCGGGAAAATGGACAGCATTTCCGCATAAAGCGGAGAAGTGCCGAGCACGTTTGTGTTTTTTGTTTCTCCGCCGCGGCTCAATATGGCAGGCACCATGACGGCCGGAGCCAGATCTTTGAGATCGGGTATGTTTCTTTTGTTCAGGGCTTTCAGCTCGCGATCTTTCAATGAGTCTGACAATATCTGAGTGAAATCGGAAGGTCCCTCGGGTTCTCTGCCGGGTTCAATAAAAATTATGTTAGCGCCCAGCCCTTTGATCTGGCTCAATATCAGTCCTTTTGCTCCCTCGCTTACTGAGACCACTATTATGATAGCCGTTATTCCGATAACGATACCGAGTATGGTAAGGGCCGATCTGGTTTTATTGGCCCTCAAGGATTTAAACGCTGATTTGAATGTATGGGCTGTTCTCATGCGTGTTACTTTATGAAAGTCTTGGCGAGTCGTCTCGTCGCGATTTTTTCGTCTTTTTCAATCTTGCCGTCTCTGATATTGATAATTCTTTCCGCGTGTTCCGCCGTTTCTGTCTCATGTGTAATGAGGATAATTGTCCGCCCTTCTTTCTGGTGGACCTGTTCGAGGGTTTCCATGACCATTTGTCCCGATTTGGAATCAAGGTTTCCTGTCGGCTCATCGGCGAATATCACTTCAGGGTTTGCGACCAAAGCTCTTGCGATTGCCGCTCTTTGTTTTTCACCTCCCGATAATTCGTTCGGTTCGTGGTTTATCCTATGCGAAAGCCCTACGGACTCCAATGATTTTCTCGCCCGTTCATCCCATTCTTTCTCGTCTATTTCTGAATAGAGCAAGGGCAGTTTAACATTGTCCAGTACGCTCGCGCGCGCAAGAAGATTGAAGGCCTGGAAAACAAAGCCGATTTTCCGGTTTCGCACTTTTGCCGATTCTTCTTCCGTGTAAGATGATGTCTCTTTTCCTTCAAAAAGATAATCTCCGGACGAGTACGCGTCAAGGAAACCGAGAATATGAAGCAGTGTTGATTTGCCTGATCCTGACGGACCCATGATTGCCACAAATTCTCCTTTCCTTATCTGAAGTGATATGTTATCAAGAACAGGCGTAACTGTTTGCCCGTCTCTGTACTCTTTACAGATATTTCTTGTCTCAATCAGCGGGGGCATATTATTCTTGTTTATCAAACACGACAATCTGTTCTCCTTCTTTGATTCCGGAAATGATCTCTCTATAACTGTCCGCGCCTCTTATACCGGGAACAACTTTCTTTTTTTCCACATCGGTTCCCGACGCTGTTACAACTCTTACGAAATATTCCCCTTTTTCTCGTATTACAGCCCGCTCGGGAATCTTGATAACGTCTTCTTTCTTTTCCGTGGAGATGTCTATGTTGGCCGTCATTCCGGATAAGATTCTTGAGTCATCGGAGACGAATACCAATTTGATTTTATATGTAGAAATGCCTTCTTGAGCGGTTTCGGCAGGATCAATGCTTGCCACAAAAGCTTCAAAAATCTCATCTTCTCCATAAGCGTCAAGTGTAACTTCGGCGGTGTCTTTTACTTTGACTTTTGCGATGTCGGATTCAGGAACAAATGCTTCAATCTCGTATTGCCCTGATGATATCATTTTTACGATAGGGGAATTTGTTGAAGCTATCTCTCCAGTTTCGGCGTTTACGGCAACCACCGTACCGCTAAATGGCGATGCTATCCATGTTTCGCTCAGGCGGTCTTCAATGCTAGCGATGTTTGCTAGAGCGGATTTCACCTGGAGATCAGCAAGGCGGATTTCCTCCGGGCTTGAATTTGCCGACGTTTTAAGATAATTATTTTTTGTGAGACGTATTGCCGATAATTCGTTTACTATGGCAGAGCGGGCGGTGTGCAAATCCGACCGCAGTCCTTTATATATGCTTTCTTCAGTCGCGGAAGTGTATGTTTTGGAATCCAAAATGTCACCGATGCCTTGGACCATACTATCGGCATTCATCAGTGTTGTTTCAGCGATGTCGAATACTTCGTCAACATCGGAAGAAAAATTTTCCGCTGTGCTTTCGCGCCAGATTTTTAAATCGGAGTTGAGCATTCTCTTTTCGCGGTTGATGCTGATCTGCTGATCAGGTAAGCCACTGACAAAATATTTAGCGTTTCCGTCATGGATTTCTATGCCAAAATGTGGGGATTGTCGCGAGTCACCGAAAAACTTGTCAACGTATGTTCTTACAGTATTATCGGTTTTCGTATACGCTTCCTTCAAACTTTCTGTGTATTGATTGAGCGCGCTCAAAACGGCGGCTTCATCGGGTGAGATGTTATTGCCGTTTTTCGCTATTCTGGCTCCCGCCCTTTTTATATTTTCCAGGTTGATTTTCTCCGCCTCTAATGCGATTTTGGCGCGTGACAATTCGGCGCGAATATCAGAGTCATCCATAGAGACCAACACTTTACCTTTGTTGACCTTATCGCCGACTTTGACGCTGATCGCGTTGATTTTGCCTGCCCTTACAAACCCGAGCGAAACTTCCTTTGAGGGCTTCACTGTGCCGGTTATGCTCACGACTTCAACAATATCGCCACGTTGCGCGTTCTCCAGTTCATAGCGCGATAGAGGATCCTCCTCTCTGGATACGAAGAAAACGGCGAGCGCGATGATGCTGAGCGCGGCTATGATGACGAAAATTCTCTTTTTCTTTGTTTTAAGCATAATTTGTGATTTAATGCTATATTAACACATTATCTAAATAAAGTAAACCCCTTTAATAATCTTACATATTTATAAATACGCCACTCGTCCGGCGCGTTTGTTTCAGCTAGCGAGGAGAGGAATAGGTGCCCCCACTCTTCCCCTCTCATGCTCCGCCGAAGCTCTTCTTAGAGCGAAGGGGAGTTAGAGGGGAAGTCCCAGCATCTTCTTTTATCGGGTAAAAGAAGATGCTGGGGATGGGGTGTTTCTCATTCGTGTGCGCTTTTCGTTAAGCGGTATCTACCATAAAAAAAGACAAGACGTATGTCTTGTCATCCAAATTGAGCCGTTTGTTGTTCCTTTTTTGCCTCTTCTTGTCTTTTGCGGAAACCCTCGGCGCCTCCCTTTTCAATATAATGTGCCATGGCTTGTTCCTCGGTGACGTCCGATACCGGACATTCAAGGCGGAGTGCCGCGTATCTTCTGTTGTCATCTCCGTACGCTTCAACTGCTTGCGCTAATGACCGGATGTGAGAAATAAGCATTTGTGTCTGCTGAATACAATACTGACATTGGTCCGTTAACGCTACGCGCCTAAGTTTGTCAAAGGTGTTTTCTGCCTTTACCACATATATGACTGCTCGAGTGTGCATTTTGTAAAGTTTTGTTGATTGTGATCTCTGATACAGATTTTATACCTACTGAACCTTAAATCAAGCGCATAAACCAAGTGGCGAGATGGTACGTACGACTAGGTACTTTTGACGTATTTGTTAAGTTATATTAGAATATACGGCAGTCTGAACATGACGTTCAGAAGTACTCAAACAGTTCCTAGAAAGGAGAGAAACCATGCGTGGGAAAGCTTCTGAGTTCTTTATGATAGTTGTAAGGAACGGATTCTTCGCTATCTTTGTCGCCCTGATTTTCTACTTCATCCTTGCGATTGCCTTTGTCTTCGCCATGATCCCAGTTACGTTCATTGTTGGTGACGAAGTGGCGCAGAAGATCACGAACTTCGTCGGTATAGATCTTGGCTATAAATTCGTTTACGCCATCGTATTCATTTCGATGGTACTGGACGACCTTGGTCTTCCAAACATCGAGACCTTTTTTATATGGTGGGGACGGAAACAACGTCGTTGACTCATTGCCGCTAACTTCCATCATCATGGCCGTCAATCCTTAATTGAATGACGGCCACTTTCTTTTTCTGAATTCAAAGAGAGAGAATCTGTCGCCAAAGATGGAAGCTGCTGATCGAGGGCGAGTGGAGAGAAGATTTCCGGATGCAATCAGGCGACGGATGTCTCAGCTTGATCTTCTGTCGAAGAAAAAGGGGGTATCTACGCTGTGTTAAAGAATTTGCTGTGACGTTTGCTCACAAAATATAAAGAGAGAAATACCCTGTCGTCCTTACGGCAGGGTTTTTTATAAAAAAGACAAAAGATATTTTGCCGAATTTTTCTTGGCGGAAAATTACTTCAAAATCTGTCGGTCTTCACTTCGCATATGTTATTACAATTTTCTACTGAAGTAAAAGGAACTTCTGGTACCGGACCGCAACCACCTATGCCAATACATCTTTCTCCGTCAAAATATGCTCCCCATTCTACAGCACATGGACCGTAGTCTGCTTTTTCTGGTCGCCAATTACAATACTCGGGGGCGTGATTGATATTACTACTATCAAAAATTATTGCGTTTATTGTTTCTTTCTGCCACCAATAAATTCCACCGACTACAATTAAAACTCCAACGATTATCAAAATTAATCCATTTTTAGAAAATCCTTTCGAGTTCATAATATTAAAATTGACGGTTAATTATTTCGATTTTATAAAATTGATGAAAAAATTTCTTTTGCCCTTCATTGATAAATCCTTTTCGTTTTTACTCAAAAAACCCCTTTCACATCCTAGCCGAGCGGCGCGTTTCGCGCCGCGAGGCATCGTCTTTCCACTTGCAAAATCCTGAATTACGGAGGAGGTGAGATTCGAACTCACGGTACCCTTACGAGCACACCGCATTTCGAGTGCGGCCCATTCGACCACTCTGGCACTCCTCCCTTGGGTTGCTGTAGCTTTACGCGCAGGCACCCATCGGGTTGCCGTAGCTCTTCTTGACCCGCGTAGCTTTCCTTGACCTTCGTAGCTTTAGCGAAGTAGGTGCTTGTCCTTCCGTATCCTTTGGCGAATGAGGAGCGTAGTGGGTGGGGAAGGCAACCCTTGGGTTGTTGTATATACAATCCTAGCATTCTTTGCGTTTTCTTCAAAAAATAGTATGATCAATACATGTCAATAGAAAAAGAAAATCCTTTTGAAATGATGCGCCGCGCCGTGGATGCGGGGGAGGGAGAGATAAAAAATACACGGAAATATGACATGGAAGCGCAAGGTAAAAAGCCGGATGACAAAAGCGGCGGCTGGATAGACAGCCATGAGGGGAAACAAGAAAAATACGCAGATCAGTTTGAAGGAAAATTTGGACCGGATGCAAAAAAATAAGAGTCAGTGGATGAAAAAGATTTTTTTGCCAATTTTCCAATAAATGCTAGTATTTTTTTACCTTTTCAATTTTCTAAAAATTAGAAATTAGAAATTCCGCGTTCTGCGCAAGGCCCTATCGTCTAACGGTTAGGACATCGGCTTTTCAAGCCGGTAATCCGGGTTCGATTCCCGGTAGGGTCACCAATACAGAACTTAACGGCTTCCGCAAAATCGCTCCGCTTTCTTACTTCCGACCAATGTTTCTCTTGGTGAACTAATCATATCATTCGCTCGAATTTTACACGAGAAAAAAGGATAGCCAACGCGCCAAGCGCGTGGTAACTTGAAACTTAATCGTACGCTCCGATTAAACGCCACCGGCCGCCGAGTACGGCGGCTTTGCCTCGCAGAAAATTTTCCTTGCATTTCTGATTTTGCGCGCGCCCGTCTTTTTTAAAATATGGAAAGGAAATTTTCTGCTCGGCTTCCGCGCGAAAGCGCGGTGGAGGCTAACAAATAATCAAACGAGCTTTGACAATATCAATCAAATCTTGCTCGTCGTGATAAATTCCGTGACGAGAAAATACGAGAATCTTAAAACAATCATGGGAAATTATTTGGACGATGACCCGATAACCTTTTGACTTTCCCATGTTCTCTTTCAACGGCACGACTCGCCCTTTGTAAATTTTCGCATTACCAAATCCTCGGAATGGGTCAACACCCGGAGTTTCTCGGAGTCCTTTCAGACTAAAGAGGCGTTCCCATGCCTCTAAAGATTCTCGTGGAGTTGGAAAGCGTTTTAGATTTCGTAGATCTTTTTCAAGATCGTCATGCCGAGAAAGTTCCATAGCGAGTTAATCATACTTTCGCCATCTCTCCGTATTTGTTCCGATAGAGCGCGAGATTATAATCAATTACATCATCCGGTTTCGTGGCAATCCACGGGGCTTCGCCATGACTGGCATTTTTCATTTCTGATCCAGTAAATTTCTCCCACTTGCTCGCAATTTCTTCAAGCATGAGCAGCTCCTCTTTCTCAAAAACATTTACGTCAAAATCAGCCAACGCTTCAATATGCATTTGGTCATTGTAACCCTCGCCAACTTTTCGCTTGGTGATTTTGATTTCTTTTCCGTTCATCTCCTTGAGGATTTTTTCTCCCATATGTGGCACGGGTCCATTTTCAAATCGGAGATATTCATCGCCGGTGATTGAACGGCCGAATTTTTCAAAGAAATCAAAATCAAGAAAATAGAGAAGCTTCATCATTTTGAGCTTACCCAAAGTGCCGTTCTGAATTTTTCTTGCAAAGAAAAGAACGGCGTTTTTGTATTTTTTTTGGTTTATCCTAGCCATTGTTGTTTATATTACCATATAACGGTTAAACGATGAAAAAATTCAAGCTTGACATATATAGTCATATAGTGTACACTGTCGGCAGTAAAAGCACCTTGAAACCACTTACTGTTTTGTCATAGTAGAGAGTTGCTAAATCTTTGGTAATTCTCTGCTATGACGAAACCTTTGGCCAAGTCATCTAGCAAAAAGTTAAACGCCATGTCTTAAACGACGAGGCACAAACGAGAAAGGACATGCCATGAATGGCGAGTCTGAATTCGGTAAAGAGATCGGTCTCATTCACCAATTAATAATGTTGGCCAGGAAACACGGAGCCAACGAGCGCTTCTGGAAAGCGCTGGTTCAACCTCACTCCAAAGAGTTACTCTGCTCAGTTATCGACAAGGTGCAAACCTACACGGAAACGGGATTGTGGGTCGGTGTTAGTAATAAAGAAATGGGGTATGTGCAATTCCTGTGTTTTTCTCAAAACTCCTGGGTTGAGGAAGAGGAAGCTCATGACCGACTCATTGGCCTAGGAAAGCCCGCGTCAGATGCTTGGATAAACGCACTATACGCGCAATGGGCAGCTAAATGGCATACAAAGGTACACGAACAATGTCACTGTCAGTACCCAATAGTCGCCATTGGAGGTCATTCGAAAGCTAGCGACAAACCTGGTTGGACACTAGCTATCGTCCTCGACGGTGATGGGAGGGCGAAATTACAGAGGCATGAGATCGAGCGCATTCCTGGGTCAAAGGAGAAAGGATTTCCGCCGGGTACCTTGTTTGCCGTAATTTCGCGCAAGAGTCCTTGGACTGGTGAGCTGCAAGTCTAATCCGAGAGAAAAATCTCGCCCGTGATCTGAAATATGGTCACGGGTTTTCTATTTTCTATATTGTATGTAGCCGCCACCACGTTTCGCGGAAGCCGAGCAGAAAATTTCCTTTCCATATTTTAAAAAAGACGGGCGCGCGCAAAATCAGAAATGCAAGGAAAA
>Ga0155979_117_pt2 | contig 4007 bp, 4 predicted proteins | sample RifCSPlowO2_02_FD_107633 | JGI IMG/M metagenome (GOLD analysis project Ga0155979, IMG submission 107633) | Candidatus Taylorbacteria bacterium RIFCSPLOWO2_02_FULL_43_22b
ATAGAACGGATTGGAGAGGATAAAAGACGCTTTGGTTTTGGAGATTCTCTTTCCGGTTCTTGTGGTAACGCCGGACTTCGCCAAAAAGTTTGACACATCTTCCAGTCGCATATTTCCTTTCACATATTTTTCAAAAGCCAAGCGCACAATTTTTGCTCGCTTTTTGTCCACGATTATTGTTTTCGTCCGCACATCGTTTATATATCCGAGCGGCGCTTGGCTTGGAAATATCCCCATGCGTACTTTTTGGCGAAGTCCGCGTTTCGTATTTTCGGAAAGAGAATCTACATAGTATTTGCTTTGGCCAAATGCCATGTTTAACATAAATTTACCTTGACCAGTGTTATCACACCAAAAAGTTGGAAATTTGAGGCTCGCAAGTTTCCCTGTGTCGAGGAGATATATTATCTTTCCGCCGTCCACCGAATTGCGGGCGAGACGATCGGGATTCCACGCGAGGATGTTTCCGCCGAAAGTTTCAATTTCTTTTATCATCTTGTTAAACAACGGACGACCTGGAACTTTAGCAGATTGTTTTTCTATGATTTCGGCGGAAATAGTGATACCTTCTCGCAAAGCATACTCCCGCAATTCGGTGAGTTGAGCATCAATCGAAAGAACTTGCTTGTCCTCGACATCAGTGGACTTGCGAGCATACAAAAAGAATTTTTGCGGAGATGTATTTTGCATAGTCATAAACTTTAAAGGCCGCCCCTGTTGTAACCAATCCAAGTTGCCTTGAACTGACAGAGACGGCCATCAAAAAAGACAACTCTGCGGATTGGTTACAAATTCATTATAGCAAAAATTCTTTTTGTATCCAAAGCAAATATTATGAGACAAAATTATTTCTGATTTCGCACCTGCTTCTTGGCGAAAAAACAGCGCGCGTCGCCGAAGGCGACGCTCCAAATTCGTTGGGAAAAATGGGGGGAAACCAGTGGGACGCGCTTCGCGCGTCCCACCAACTGGCTTTGAAAAAACCGATAAGTTCCATTCTGGTGTATTTATTGTACCAAGCTCGCACTTACTTCCAAAACCGATGACTTCGCACGCGCCGCGTGCGTGGTGGCTCGAAACTAAATCGTACGCTCGGAGTTCGCCCCGTCGCCCGCCTCGCGGACTCGGCGGCAACCCCACACACACTTTTTTCCGCTTTACTAAATTTTTTCGGCGGGGGGATTCAAAAAAGGAAAAGCAAAAAGTGTATGTGGGGTTCCGCCCTCCAAGTATTCGGGCAGGACGGGGCTTGCGAACGCTCGGACGGCTCGGCAGGGGGAGTTTGAGGGGGAATGCCGAGCCGTCCTCGCTTTCAAAAACTCTTTCAAAAAATTTCGCGGGCTGGAGAAAAAGCACAAAAAAGCGTACAATGAAGCCATGATTGAGATAAATCATCTGTCAAAATCTTTTTCCACAGAAGACGGAAAAAGACAAGTCTTGGATAACATAAACTTTCGCGTCGAAACGGGAGAGTTTGTTAGTGTTATTGGTCCAAGTGGGTGTGGAAAAAGCACTTTGTTGCACATTATTGCGGGAATAGATGAAGCAGACAGCGGAGAAGTGAAAATTAACGATGACGAAAATTTTTCCAGATTGGGCAATATAGGATATGTGCAACAAAAAGACTTGCTTTTGCCGTGGCGCACGGTGTTAGATAATGTCATTTTGGGGCTTGAGCTGAAAGAAGTTTCAAAAACGGAAGCGCGCCAAAAGGCTCGTGAGTATATGGAAACTTTTGGATTAAAGGGATTTGAGAATCAGTACCCCTTTGTCCTTTCGGGCGGTATGCGCCAACGCGCACAATTTTTGCGGTCAGTGTTATTGCACCAAGAAGTTATACTACTTGATGAGCCTTTTGGAGCGCTTGATGCGCTCACGCGACATCAAATGCAGGAATGGCTATTCAACCTATGGCAGAAACTCGGCAACACTCTTGTTTTGGTGACGCACGACACAGATGAAGCTCTTTTGCTCTCCGATAGAATTTATGTGATGAGCAAAAGACCAGCAAAAATTATAAAGGAGTTGAAAGTAGATTTACCCAGACCTCGTTCTCACGCCACAATCACTGATCCAAAATTTTCAAAATTGAAAGCGGAGCTTTTAGCACAATTACATGAAAAACAATCTGCAACAATTTAAATTTCCAGAAGTTAGGGCGTATTCTTGGATTGCTCCAGCTTTTATTATTGTCGCTCTTATAGCCACATGGGAGCTTTGGGTTCAACTGGGTGATATTCCGAAGTGGCAACTTCCTGCACCGTCAGCGATTGCCGCAGAATTAGTGAAAAGCTGGAGCCTACTTCTTCATCATGGATACATAACTACACAAGAAATAGTTTTCGGCTTTCTCGTTGCGCTTGTGTCCGGTCTTTTGCTTGCAGCGGCTCTCGTTAGCTCAAAGATTTTGGAGAGAGCAATATTACCTCTGCTTGTTTCTTCACAAACTATTCCGATTATTGCGATTGCTCCGTTACTCTTGATATGGGTAGGTTATGGTCTCGCCTCCAAAATCATAGTTGTTGCTTTGATTAGTTTTTACCCCATAGCTGTAAATACGATTGACGGACTCAAAGCAATAAATGCGGACATGGTTGCCATGATGAAAAGTTTAGGTGCTTCTCGGTGGCAAATTTTCACTAAACTGCAAATTCCGACAGCCATGCCTTTTATGTTTTCGGGCATTAAAGTTGGAATTTCACTCAGTGTCATTGGAGCGGTAATCGGTGAATGGGTTGGGGCAAGTGGTGGGCTTGGTTATTTAATCACACAATCACAACCGCTATTTTTAACCTCTCGTGTTTTTGCAGCAATCTTTGTATTATCAGTCATGGGTATTGGATTGTTCGCATTAGCTGGCTTAGTTGAACGCTTAATGCTTCCGTGGTATTATGCAGAAAAGCGGGCTAAAAAAGCTAATCAATAATTTTATGAACAAAAAACTCATAATTTCCGGCATTATCATCTTGGCGTTGATAGCCGGAGCAATTTATTTTTTCAATAACTCAAATACGCCAAATAATACTGAAAACACAACTAAAATTTCAGTGGCGTTGGATTGGATACCATATGCAATGCATAGCGGTCTTTTTGTCGCTAAAGAGCGTGGCTACTTTGCAGATGAGGGTATAGAAATAGACATTCATGCACCAGCCGACGCGTCAACAATACTGCAAACTGTTGCGCAGGGACGCGACGACTTTGGCCTCAATTATCAACCTGATTTATTGCTTGCAAGATCGGAGGGCGTTCCTGTTGTTTCGGTCGCTGCGCTCACTCAACACTCTTTAGCAGCGCTTATGGTACTTGAAGATTCGGGTATAGAACGCCCAAGAGATTTAGCTGGCAAGAGGGTCGGACACGCAGGGATTCCTTTGGAAAAATTACTATACGATACTGTCTTGAAAAACGATGGCATTGAGAACGGGATTGAGGGCGTGCAGTTTATCAATGTTGGCTATGACGCTCTAACAGCTCAGCTTGCAGGACAAGCTGAAGGAATTTCTACTTATTACACAAACCAACCTGTTATTGCCAGACAACAAGGTTATGAATCAAAGGTGTTTAAGGTTACGGATTACGGCGTTCCCGATTATTACGATCTAGTAATCGTGACTAACGAGGACATGATACGAGAAAATCCTGCTCTGATTGAAAGATTTTTACGAGCTGTATCAAAAGGGTACGAAGAAGCTGCAGAAAATCCGCAAGAAGCAATACAACTTATGGCTCGATCAAATCCAGAGCTTGATGTAGATGTAGCGAATGAAGAAATACTATTAGAAGCTCCTCTCTGGTTTGCGGACAATGGAGTTTTCGGCTGGCAAGAAGAAAGCAGATGGATTAGTTTTACCGAGTGGATGAATGAGGGAGGATTGCTAAGCAACCCTGTGGACGCGCGACAAGCGTTTACTAACAGTTTTGTAGAATCTCTACAATAATTTCTCCAGCCCGCGAAATTTTTTGAAAGAGTTTTTGAAAGCGAGGACGGCTCGGCATTCCCCCTC
>Ga0155979_122_pt2 | contig 1152 bp, 3 predicted proteins | sample RifCSPlowO2_02_FD_107633 | JGI IMG/M metagenome (GOLD analysis project Ga0155979, IMG submission 107633) | Candidatus Taylorbacteria bacterium RIFCSPLOWO2_02_FULL_43_22b
CGATCCATATTCATCGGGACATTGATCGTCGGATAACCGAGTTTGGTTCCATAACCTTTACCGTGTATCACGTTGCCCTCAAGCATTACTTTCATGTGATTATTTTAACGCACTCGCGAAAACAACCGGAAGAAGAATCAGAAGCATCATGATAATGAGGAGCCACACCACACCACCGGTTCGAGCAAGGTTGATCGTCCATCCCATCCACGGTATCCGCTTTGGCACCCAGATTCTCGTGTCTTTTTTACTGAAATAGACTGCCATCCACTTCGGACCTCCCCAACTATCCGGATTTTTCCACTCCATTTGATTCTGTTTTTTCCGGTCCATAGAGTTTGGAAAATGCGTATGTGTTAAAAATCCTGCAATGAGCAGAGCTGTTGAAATGATGAAAGCGGTTCAGATGTATTATACTTCTTATTTTGCAAAGTGAAAAATTTTCTACCGATAAATGACTGAACGATAGCCAAATCCAAATATTTGCACTGCACGTCAGAGGAAAGATACTTGAAATCACGAATCGTCTCTCTGCAGTTTGATTTTTTGCATAAACACGTCATGGTCCAGAGATCCTCATCCATGGTCGTGGAATAATCATAAAATATTTCTTCCCCAGACTGTATCTCTTCGATCGCGACCAAAAATTTATCGTCTCGGATTCCCGCGTTTGGCAAGCATGAATGATTCACCATGACTCCGGGTTCCTGAATATCAAGATACGCCTTTGGCCCAATCTGCAGGGGGCAACTGAGTTTATCCGAGGGTTTTTTCAGTGCTTGTTCAAAGGAGATGGTTGGACCGGTGAATTCCAATATTCTCTCATCTTTTTTTATTACTCGCACTGCAAACAATCCTCTCCCAAAACGAACAGTTTCTTTCACCTCAAATTTTTCCCGCATATTTCTCTTGGTCATTGTTAAATTTCTCGAGCGCTTTGGTAAAGTCCATGTCATTCAATAGTTTCACTTCACGCAATACGGGTCCAAAACATTTTTTGATCTCTTCAAGTTCTGAATCAGTAATGTTTGCGAAAAACTTCGTCTCCGTCGGGACGTCGAGCCGCCAGACACGAATGTATCCAGCGAGATGGCCGCTACCTACAAAGAGATCAAGTCCGGCTCCGTCTTCTCCCGTATATCCCTCAATATA